>SAMEA3387434__coassemble_2106_pt1 | contig 12513 bp, 9 predicted proteins | sample SAMEA3387434__metabat2_high_PE_005 | metagenome-assembled genome bin SAMEA3387434 (sample SAMEA3387434) | Felis catus | biome: Faeces | place: United Kingdom | collected 2012 | reverse complement strand
CCCCCCCCGCGACCATGAAACTTCAGGTCGGAAGCATAAAAGCTCCCGACCTTTTTCTTTGTCTAGGGGTTTCGGCATCTCTCGTTCTTTGGGTACCTCGAGGCGGGCAATCAGATAGATGCTTACGAGTATCATAGGGTCTTTTTACGTCGCGGTCGTGTCTCGTACTGGTGCGCCGCTCTTTGTGGGACGTGTCACTTTGCCATAGGTTGTCCGGCGGCGGGGCGCAGGTCGTTCCCCGTGGCGTCGCTCCTTTCGACGCTACGCTGCCTGGCTACTCGTTCCACTGGCGCTTTTTCATGTCGACGCAGCCGTTGTCTCGGAAGGCGACTCCTTCCTCCGTCAGTAGTGCTCGCTGGTCGGGGAAGTTTGGCGCGAGGCGTCCCGCGTGGTTGACGACGCGGTGGCAGGGATAATCGCCGTAGCGATCCGCCTCGCTCAGCACCGCTCCGACCAGGCGAGAGTTTTTCTCCCTGCCGATGAGGCGCGCTATCTGACCGTACGAGGCGACGCATCCCGCCGGAATCTCTGCCACGACGGAGAGAATCTCATAAACCAAATCTTCGTCCAGGACTTTTCCCATCGTATCGCTCCCGTGTTCGCTTTTGCCTTCGGGAGCGCGGCGCCGATCACCCGTGCTGCGATTTTCGCAGCTCCCCTTACCGAAGCATCGAGGGAAAGCGCGTGCGTGTCAAGGTTGTCTGGTCCAGTTGCTGGCTCGATGCCTCGAGATGTTCGCCTCAAGTGCGACCTGCCCCTATTGGAAAAGGATGCCGAAGATGTATTTGGTGATGGCGGAGCGGCGGATGACCCCCACGAGTTTGCCCTCGTCATCAACCACAGGAAGCTTCTTGAACTTCTTCTTCGCCAGCAGCGCGGCGACGCGGGCGATGCTCTGCTCGGGACGGGCACACACTACCTGGCGCGTCGCGAAATCCATGACGCAGCGATCCTTCAGGTCTTCGATGCGCTGCTCAAGGCTCTGATCGTCGAAGTACAGCATGGACGCGTCGCCGCCCGTGAAGATGGTGTGAGCGCGATGCTGTGCGATGGCTCCCATGACATCGCCGTCGGAGATGAACCCGACCACCTGGTTGCGCTCATCGATTACGGGCATGCTGCTCACCTCGTTTTCGGCGAGCATGCGCACCACGTCGGAAATCGTGCAATCCTGCATGCAGGTGAACGGCTCTTCAATCATGATGCTCGAAACGGGCGTCCCCTCGAGCTCGAGCGGGATGCGCTCGGACAGAATCTCGGACATCGCTTATGCCTCCTTCGTTTTCGGTGCGGTTTTCTTGGTGCGCACGCTGAATATGGCGTAGATAAGGGAAACGAGGCCGATTGCCGCGCACACCTTGTAAGCGACGCCCGCGCCCACGGCGGTAGCTACTTGGATGCTCGCATCGACGCCGGCCGACGCGGTGACGCTTGTCATGACCGTGATGATGAGCGCCGTGCACAAACCGCCGGCGACCTGGCGGCCGGTGTTCGCGATGGCGTTGCCGTGGGCGATCATGTCATTTTTCAAGGCATTGACACCCCATGTGTTCACCGGCATGTTCGCGAGCGATTGGCCGGCGGACTGCAGCATGCAGAACAGCGCAACCACCAAGATGGGCGTGTTTACCGTCGAAAGCGAGAGCAGGAACAGGGCGCCGGTCATGAGGGCCAGGCCGACGATCGAGATGGCACGCGGACCGAACTTGTCGAACACCACGCCGGAGATAGGGCTGATGATGATGCCCACCGCCGCGGCGGGAAGCATGGCCATGCCGGTTTCGAAGGCCGAAGCGCCAAGCGAGGTTTGCAGCAGCAACGGCAACAGCGTGTTGGTGACCAGGCATGCGGCGTTGATGAGCGTGACGATGATGGCGGCCACGCGGAACTCGCGCGTCTTGAGCGTGCCCAGTTGAAGCAGCGGGTCCTCGATTTTGCCCTGGCGTACGACGAACAGCACCAAGCACACGACACCCGCGACGATCGAGCCGAGCACCACGGGGTTGCCCCAACCCATCGACGAGGCGCTCGAGAACCCGTAGAGAAGTCCGCCGAAGGCGATGGTGGAGAGGACGACCGAGGGCAGGTCGAGCTTGGGGTTCTTCAGCTCGCCCACGTTTTTCAGCATGAACACGCCCAGCACCAGCACGAGAATTGCGAGGGGGACGATGGCGCCGATCATGGTGCGCCAGCCGTACGTGTCGATCACCGCGCCGCCTACGACGGGGCCGACCGCGGGGCCCGCCGACATGACGATGCCCGCCACGCCCATAGCCGTTCCTCGTTTCTCGACGGGGAACACCAGCATGGGAACCACCGAGACAAGCGGCATGAGCACGCCTGAGCCTGCCGCTTGCAACACGCGACCGATGATGAGGAACAGGAAATCAGGGGCTGCGGCGCACAGCAGCGTGCCCAGCGCGAACACCAGCGTCGCCCCGAAGAATAGCGCGCGGGTGCTGAACTTGTCGATAAGGAACGCCGAAACGGGGACCATGATGCCGCTCACCAGCGGGTATATGGACATGATCCACTGGGCAGTCGAGGCATCGATGGAGAAATCGGACATGATGACCGGCAGCGCAGGCGACATCACCGTTTGGTTCAGTAGCGCCAAGAAGGCACCCAGGACGACGACCGCGACGATGCGGATCTGGGTACCGGTAATGCGCCCATTGGCGGGCGCGACCGTACAATTATCAGACATAAGCTTCCTTCGTATCTATTCGATTCTTCGCCGAAGGCGCGCCGGCCCACGGGCGAAATAACATGCACGTGCTATGCGTGCATCAGATACGACAGGAAGAAAGCGGCTGCTCAGAGCGCACTTGGGGAACAACAGGAGAGGCCCCGTATACCAGGGGCCGCCGAATTGCGATGTATGCTTTGGTCAAATCCTTCATAGCGGGGAGGTATTTTAGCAGCCGTCTTCGCCCCTTTCAAGGGATGTAACCCAGACGTTGATTTTCTTCACCGAGGCGCCATCGTTGACGGGTGGCGTGCTTCTCTATCGCCACACCGCGGGGCGAGGGAACGCCGCGGCGAGCTTGTACATCGGCTATGTGTGCAGCTGCGAGCGTGTCGCCGGCGCGCGCTGGGCGCCAGTCCGATCCGGCCGACTCTTGCCGACGGTCGGTCGCCGTCCTCCTCCATCTCCGCCTGCTCTGTTTTTGCTCGGCTCCCTTGTCGCATCATGGACGGACGAGAATTGAGCGAAGGCGGTACGTATGAACATCCAGATATTCGGCACGAAGAAAAGCTTCGATACTAAGAAGGCGCAGCGCTATTTCAAGGAACGTCGTGTGAAGTTCCAGTTCATCGACTTGAAGGAAAAGGGGATGAGCAAAGGCGAGCTCGAAAGCATGGCGCGCGCCGTCGGCGGGATCGATGCTGTGATCGATCCAAAGGCGAAAGATGCCGACACGGTTGTGCTCGTACAGTATCTTGCTGCCGACCAGAAATTCGAAAAGGTGCTCGATAACCAGCAGATTCTTCGTGAGCCCATCGTTCGCAACGGCCGCCAGGCAACCGTTGGCTACGAGCCTGACGTGTGGAAGGGCTGGGAATAAAGCGGCTGGGAATAAAGCGAAGCGCCCACGCCCGTGGTTTTATCCACGGACGCGGGCGCTTGCGTAAGACGTCTCTTGTCGTTTGAGTGGAGCGCCCCGGCGGCGCTGAACAACGCGCCCCGGTGACGTGGCTCGGGGCTCTTTGTGCCGCACATCTATGAGAGGAGATATTTGATGCGCATGGGCGCTACTCCATGTAGCCACCCTGAATGGCGGAAACTGCATGCTCGGTAAAGAACTTGAGCGTGCCGGAGGTATAGCGATTAGCCTTGGGCTTCCAAGCAGCTCGGCGCTCGGCCAGGACGGCGTCGACCCCGGCCGGCTCTATCTCCCTACCGGCGATGCCCACGATGGACAGCGAGCGCTCGGGGATGTTGATCTGGATCAGGTCGCCCTCCTCGATCAGGGCAATCGGGCCGCCCACGGCAGCCTCGGGCGAAACGTGACCGATAGCCGGGCCCTTGGAGGCGCCGGAGAAGCGGCCGTCAGTGATCAGGGCAATGCTCGCGCCCAGCTCGGGGTCGCTGGCGATAGCCTCGGTGGTGTAGAACATCTCGGGCATGCCAGAGCCCTTGGGGCCCTCGTAGCGAATGATGACGGCGTCGCCGGGCTTGACCTCGTGCGTCAGGACGGCGTGGATAGCGTCCTCCTCGCAATCGAACGGACGTGCCTTAAGCGTGGCCTGGAACATCTCGCGCGGAACGACGGTGTGCTTGACGACGGCGCCCTCGGGGGCAAGGTTGCCGTGGAGAATGGCGATGGAGCCATCGGTACCAAAAGCCTGGTCAAACGGGCGAATGATGTCCTCGCGCTTGAGGTTCCACTTCTCCAAGTAGCGGCCGCACTTCTCGTAGTAGCCGTTGTTTTTAAGGTCCTCGAGGTTTTCGCCGAGGGTCTTGCCGGTGACGGTCATGACATCGAGGTGGAGCACCGACTTGATCTCCTCCATGATGCGCGGCACGCCACCCGCATAGTAGAAGAACTGCGCCGGCCACTCACCTGCGGGACGGACGTTGAGCAGGTAGTGGGCGCCACGGTGCAGGCGGTCGAAGTCGTCGGCGGACATCTCGATGCCAAACTCGCGGGCGATAGCAGGAATATGCAGCAGCGAGTTGGTGGAACCCGAAATGGCGCCGTGGACCATGATGAGGTTCTCGAAAGACTCCTTGGCCACGATGTCGCGGGGGCACAGGTTGTGCTCGGAGAGCCACACGGACTGGCGGCCGGCCTCGCGCGCAAACTCACGCAGGTCGGAGCTGGTAGCGGGCAGCAGGGCCGTGCCGGGGAGCATAAGGCCCAGGGCCTCGGCGGTAACCTGCATGGTCGACGCGGTGCCCATAAACGAGCAGGCGCCGCAGCTGGGGCATGCGTTGTGCTTGGCAAACTCAAGCTCCTCGCGAGAGATCTCGCCGCGCTCGTAGCGGGCAGAAATCGCGCCGAGCTGCTCCAGGGTCAGCAGGTCGGGTCCTGCATCCATGACACCGCCGGTAACGACGATGGAGGGGATGTTGATGCGGCCCATGGCCATGAGGTTCGCAGGCAGGCCCTTATCGCAGCTGGCGACAAAGACGCCGGCGTCGAACGGGGTGGCCTTGGCATGGATCTCGATCATGTTGGCGATCATGTCGCGGCTGGGCAGCGAGTAGTTAATGCCGTCGTGGCCCTGGGCCTCGCCGTCGCAGATATCGGTGCAGAAGTAACGGGCACCGTGACCGCCAGCCTCGGCAACGCCAGCACGGACCTCCTCGACCAGCTCAAACAGGCCGGCAGAACCCGGGTGCGAGTCGCCGAACGTCGACTCGATAATGACCTGCGGCTTGTCCAGATCCTCGATGGACCAGCCAGAGCCCAGACGCAGCGGGTCCATCTCGGGGCTGATGGTGCGAAACTTGCCGGAACGCGGCTGCAGCTTGGCAACCAGGTCGGCTGCCTCCTGCTGAATCTATGCCTTGGTCTTCTCGTCCATGATGCTCTCCTCTTTTGATTTGAACGGTTGTACCAATCGTTGGTTAATGAATCAGGTGTAAATGGGTACCGAGCGATGCACTCGGCAAAAGATGCTTAGCTACGCGAACTAGGCGAAGAACGAAATCACCAGGGCGCAGGCAAGACCCGAAAGGCCGATGAGCGTCTCCATAATGGTCCAGGACTTGAGGGTGGTTTTCTCGTCAATCTCCAGGAACGAGGAGCACATCCAAAAAAACCGGCATCGTTGACGTGCGAGAGGGCCGTGGCACCGCCGCAGATAGCACGCATGGCGGCCGAGCACGCAACCAACGACCAGGTCGTCTGTATCAAAGAGCTCTGCGACGAATCCGAGCGCCTGGCCGAGGCCGATGAGGATTACTCCACCGCCGACACCGCGTTCCACAATGCCATTGCCGAGAGCTCCGGAAACCTCGTCGTTCCCCGCCTGATGGGCGTGTTCAAGGCATCCGTCCCCCTCTTTATCGACGTGACCGGCAAAAAGCTCGTCGAGGAAACTATCCGCACGCACCGCGATGTGGCCGACGCCATCGCCTCACGCAATCCCACCGCCGTGCACGACGCGATGTATCTGCACCTGGTGTATAACCGCAACATGATTGCGGAGGGAGCAGAAGCAAAAAGCATTTAGGGCCCGACAATCATCTTTCTTTGCAAAACGCAGGCGGCGGCTGCCCAACACACAGGGCAGCCGCCGCTTTTTGCAATCGATTGGTGCAAAGGGGGTTGACTAGAGCTCGCAGGCAACCTTGTAGCCATCGCCGATGGCATCGCGGATGTTGCCACACTTCTGGGCGTCGCCCAGCACGTGGACAGCAACGCCAGCGGCGGCAAGGTCGTCGGCCAACTTGGTATTGGGACGATAGCCCATGGCAAGCACCAGCGTATCGGCACCGGTGATGGTGTGGACCTCGCCGTCCTTCTCGTAGCTGATAGTGTCCTCGGCAATCTCGGTCACCTTGGCCTCGGTCAGCACATGGACGCCCTTGGAGAGCATGCGCGTGATGAGCACCGCGCGACCGGCACCGCCCTCGTTGGCGGCAAGCGTCTTGGTCATCTCGATGACGGTAACGTCGCGGTTGGCCGGAGACAGGTCGTTGACCAGCGGGGCCAGATAATCGGCCGTCTCGCAGCCAACGGTGCCGCCGCCCACGATGACGATCTTCTTGCCCGGGAAAGCCTTGCCGCCCAGCAGGTCGTCAGCCGTCATAACCTGCTTAAAGCCCTGCATAAAGGCCGGGACGATGGGCTCGGCGCCATAAGCCAGGACGACCTCGTAGCCCGCGTAGTCACGCTGAATGTCCTCGGCAGTAAGCTCGGTGCCAAAAATGCACTTCACGCCCGCCTCGGCCAGGCGACGATACTGATACTTGATCACGCGGGTGAGCTCCTGCTTTGCTGGCGGAACGGCTGCGATACGCATCTCGCCGCCCGGTTCGTCCTGCTTGTCCACGAGTACCACGTTGTGGCCGCGCTTGGCGGCAATGAACGCCGCCTCCATGCCCGCAGGACCAGCGCCCACAACCAGTACGTTCTTGGCCTCGGCGGCAGGCTCGTAGCCAGCCTCGTCGCGCTCCACGTCCGGGTTAACGGTGCAGGAGATGCGCTTGCCGAACATAATGCCGTTCAGGCAGCGCAGGCAGCCAATGCAGGGACGGATCTCGTCGGCGTTGCCGGCAGCGGCCTTGTTGCAGAACTCGGCATCGCACAGATTGGCGCGGCCCATCATGCATATGTCGGCAGCGCCGTCCTCGATCAGCTCCTCGGCGATCCAGGCCTCGTTGATACGTCCGACGGTGGCGACGGGAATGTTGACGTGATTTTTGATCTCGCGCGAGCAGGCGGCATGCGAGGCCTGCTGCGTGCCGGCGGCGGGAATTGCGGAACCGCGCTTGATGGTGGTACCGCCCGACACGTGAATCATGTCGACGCCGGCCTTCTCCAAGCGACGCGAGACATAGATCATGTCGTTGAGGGTCAGGCCGCCATCGGTGTACTCATCGCCCGAGATGCGGACGTCGATGATAAAGTCCTTGCCGCAGCGCTCGCGAATCTCGGCGATGACCTCGAGCAAAAAGCGCATGCGGGCGTCGAGCGAGCCGCCGTACTCGTCGGTACGCTTGTTGTAGAGCGGGGTCAAAAAGCCGCCAAGCATGCCGTGGGCATGCGCCGCATGGACCTCGACGCCATCGACACCGGCCTTCTGCATACGCACGGCAGCGTCGCCAAACTGATGCGTGAGCTCGTGAATCTCATCGACCGTAATGGAGCGCGGCGCCTCGCGGGCATAGGACGGGCCCACAAAGGACGGAGCGATCAGGCGCGGCGTGCCCGGAATGTTAAAGGCCATGTAGGCGGGGTGGAAGAGCTGCGGCATGATCTTGCAGCCGTACTCGTGCACAGCGGCGACGAGCTTTTCCCAACCGGGGATGAACGTGTCGTCGTAGCAGCACATGTCGCCCGGCAGATAGGTATAGGTGGGCTCGACCGTCACGACCTCGGTAATGATGAGGCCCACGCCGCCCTTGGCACGGGCGCGGTAATGATCGACCAAGTCGTCGGTCACGTAGCCATGATCGGCCAGGTTCGTGGACACCGGCGGCATAAAGACGCGGTTCTTGACCTCGGTCGTACCGACCTTGATCGGGCTAAAGAGCATCGGGTAGGCGGAGGACTCCATGCGGGATTCCTTTCATTTGAGCCGCTCGGCGGCAGTTGCTGACGTACCTATCGTACCAGCATCCGCTGCATTCGCACTCGCTCGCACTCCCCACCTTCAATCCCGACCCTCACAAAAAAGTTGCGGTGGAATACGGAGTAGGTGAGGCTTTTGACAGGCAAAACAGTCCGTATTTCACCGCAACTGATGGGCGGGGTGGACTTGAGGGCTCAGATAGTCAGTCATGCCCTCATCCGCCACTCCCTCACCTACAGCGCGCCGTCCAGCATAAGGTTCACCTTGAGCACGTTGACCGTGGGCTCGCCGAAGACGCCCAGGAAACGGCCCTTGGTGCACGCGGCGATGATGTCGCGCACCTCGTCCTCACTTTTGCCCGTGGCCTTGGCAAGGCGCGGGACCTGGTACTCGGCGGCATCCGGAGAGATCTCCGGGTCGAGGCCGGACCCCGAACACGTCACCAGGTCGACGGGTACGGCGTCCATATCGGCATCGGGGTTGGCGGCGCGAATCTTCTCGACGCGCGCGTCCACAAGCTGCCGGTACTCCTCACTCGCCGGGGACAGGTTGGACGGGGCACCGTACGCCATGAGCTCGCCGTCTTCGCCTTCGACAATTGACACGTTCTGGATGCGGCCCCACATGTGATCCTCATCCTCGAAGTTCTGGCCGATCAGCTCGGAGCCCACGATCTTGTCGTCGACCTTGATGAGCGAACCGTTCGCCTGATACGGGAACGCAACCTGGGCGATGCCGGTCACGACGAGCGTATAGCCCAGGCCGCAGACAACGGTAAACAGCGCGAACACGCCCAGTGCGCGCGATGCAACACCTTTGAACATACAAACCTCCACTTACATAATGCCGCAGAACGCGAGCAGCATGTCGATGAGCTTGATGAATACGAACGGGGCAACGATGCCGCCCAGACCCCACACGAGCAGGTTGTGGGTCAGCAGCTGTCCGGACGGGACCTCGCGGTACTTAACGCCCTTCAGCGCTGCCGGGATCAGCGCGACGATAACGAGCGCGTTGTAGATGATGGCCGAAAGAACCGCGGACAGCGGGCTTGCCAGACCGAGGATGTTGAGCGCGCCAAGGCCCGGATAGATCGGCGAGAACAGGGCCGGAATGATAGCGAAGTACTTCGCCACGTCATTGGCTACCGAGAAGGTCGTGAGCGAACCGCGGGTCATGAGCAGCTGCTTGCCAATACGCACGACCTCGATGAGCTTGGTGGGGCTGGAGTCGAGGTCAACCATGTTTCCGGCCTCCTTGGCAGCCTGGGTGCCCGTGTTCATGGCCACGGCGACGTCGGCCTGGGCCAGAGCGGGCGCGTCGTTGGTGCCGTCGCCGGTCATGGCGACCAGGTGGCCCTCACGCTGGAACTCGCGGATCTTCTCGAGCTTGCCTTCAGGGGTGGCCTCGGCCAGGAAGTCGTCAACGCCGGCCTCGGCGGCGATTGCCGCGGCGGTGAGCGGGTTGTCGCCCGTCACCATGATGGTCTTGATGCCCATCTTGCGCAGGTCGGCGAACTTCTCCTTAACGCCGGACTTGATGATGTCCTTGAGGTACACAACGCCCAGCACGCGGCAGTTCTTGGTCACGACCAGCGGGGTGCCGCCGGCCTTGGCGATGCGTTCGACGGCCTCGTCGCACTCCTTTGAGAACACGCCGCCGGCTGCCTCCACATAGGTGCGCACGGAATCGGCAGCGCCCTTGCGGATCTCATTGCCCTCGTAGTTCACGCCGGACATACGCGTCGCCGCGGTGAACGGGATAAACTCCATACCCTTATCCTCGAGTGTGCGGCCGCGCAGACCGAACTGCTCCTTGGCGAGGACGACGATGGAGCGGCCCTCGGGGGTCTCGTCGGCCAGCGAGGAAAGCTGGGCGGCATCGGCCAGCTCCGCGGGATCGACGCCGTCGACCGAGATGAACTCGGCGGCTTGGCGGTTACCCAGGGTGATGGTGCCGGTCTTGTCGAGCATGAGGATGTCGACGTCGCCGGCGGCCTCGATGGCGCGACCGGACATGGCCAGCACGTTGGCCTCGTTCAGACGGCTCATGCCGGCGATGCCGATGGCGGACAGCAACGCACCGATGGTAGTGGGAGCTAGGCACACGAGCAGCGCCACAAGCGTGGTCACGGCCGTGGGGTTGACCATGTCGTTAAGACCGGCCGAGAAGCAGGAGTAGCAATACAGGGCCAGCGTGACCAGGATAAAGACGATGGAGAGGGCCACCAGGAAGATTTCCAGAGCGATCTCGTTGGGGGTCTTCTTGCGCGCGGCACCCTCGACCATCGCGATCATCTTGTCCAGAAAGCTCTGGCCGGGCTCACTGGAGATCTTGACGACGATCCAGTCGGACAGCACCGTGGTACCACCGGTAACGGCAGAGCGGTCGCCGCCGGCCTCGCGGACCACAGGGGCGGACTCGCCGGTGATGGCGGACTCGTCAACGGAGGCAGCGCCCTCGATGACGTCGCCGTCGCCGGGGATCTGCTCGCCGGCGCGTACGATCACCAGGTCGCCGCGCGTGAGCTCGGTGCCGGGAACGACGGTGAAGTGCTCCTTGTCCTCAACGGACTCGATGCGATGCGCCTCGACATCCTTCTTGGCCGCACGCAGGGAATCGGCCTGAGCCTTACCGCGGCCCTCGGCAAGCGCCTCGGCGAAGTTCGAGAACAGGTCGGTGAGCCACAGGATGACCGCGATGGCGACCACATAATAGGTGGGCACACCCGCGTCCTGCACACCGAAGATGGAAGCGACGGCCAGGACGGAGGTCATGACGGCGGAAAGCCACACCAGGAACATGACCGGGTTTTGAATCTGGACGCGAGGATCCAGCTTGGCAAACGAGTCGCGGACCGCGCGGCCCATCATGTCTTTTTGCATAGCCATAAATCTGCGCCCTCCTTTACGCAATCATCTGGAAGAACTCGGCAACGGGGCCAAGCGCCAGGGCCGGGAAGAAGCTCAGGGCACCGATCAGCAGAACGATGAACACGAGCAGGAATACGAACATGCCGTTGGTGGTAGACAGGGTACCGGCGCTCTCGGCGACCTTACCCTTCTTGGCCAGCGAGCCGGCGATAGCCAGCGTGCCGATGATGGGCATGAAGCGGGCGAACAGCATCTCGAGACCGAGCATGACGTTGATCCAGGGAATGTTGCAGTTCATGCCTGCAAACGCCGAGCCGTTGTTGCCGCCGCATGATGTGAAGGCATACAGCACCTCGGAGAAGCCGTGCGCGCCGCCATTGTTGAGCTGGTCGACAAGACCGGGCACCATGCAGGCGATGGCCGAGCACACCAGAATGGCAAACGGAGTTGCCAGGCACAGGACAACTGCCCAGCGCATCTCACCCGGCTCGATCTTCTTGCCCAGGAACTCAGGCGTGCGTCCGACCATGAGGCCGGCGATGAACACCGTGAGGATGGCGAAGCCGATCATGCCGTACAGACCGCAGCCCACGCCGCCAAAGACGACCTCGCCCAGAGCCATCTGGAGCATCTGGACAAAACCGCCCAGCGGGGTGTAGGAGTCGTGCATGGAGTTAACCGAGCCGTTGGAAGCGGCGGTGGTGTATGCCGACCACGTGGAGGAAGCGGCGATACCGAAGCGGCTCTCCTTGCCCTCCATGTTGCCGCCGGCCTGGCCGTCGGTCATCTCGATATTGACCGCTCCGCCATCGGCCAGCTGCGGGGTGCCCGCATGCTCGTTGACGGCGATGATGCCGGTGAAGATCACTAGCAAGATGAACATGGCGGCAAAGATGGCCTTGCCCTGCTTGGTGTTCTTGACGCCGATACCGAAGGTGAAGCAGCAGGCGGCCGGGATCAGCAGCAGGCTGGTCATCTCGATGATGTTAGTGAAGGCGCTGGGGTTCTCATACGGATGGGCGGAGTTCACGCCGAAGAAGCCGCCGCCATTGGTGCCGGACTGCTTGATGGCGACCTGAGGAGCCGCGGGGCCCTGGGGCAGGAACTGCTCGGTGACCACGCGTGCGTCCTCGACGACCTTGCCATCGACCTTGACCGTGTCGCCTTCGATCTGGGCGCCGTCGATGACGCTCCAGCCGCCGTCTGCATTAGGCTGGACAGCGACGGGCTCTACGAGCTCGGCCTTCTGAGCCGGCTGGAAGTTGGAGATGACGCCACCGGCAGCCAGGCAGATGCCGAACACGAGGTTCAGCGGGATGAGCACATACAGGACTGTGCGGGTGAGGTCGACCCAGAAGGAACCCAGACCCTGCTCCTTGACCTGACGGAA